>Ga0075793_105_pt1 | contig 43070 bp, 39 predicted proteins | sample RifGroC2_FD_67889 | JGI IMG/M metagenome (GOLD analysis project Ga0075793, IMG submission 67889) | Microgenomates (Woesebacteria) bacterium GW2011_GWC2_31_9
AAATGAAACTTGGACCAATTCCTGAAAGGGTAAACAGATTAACTAAAAATTTAGGGATAACCCTTAAACATATTCCCTAAATTTCTGTGGAGTTAAGGTTTATACTATCAAAAAGTATATAAGCAACATGGACAAAAGCAATAATATGTCAAAAGAGGGAGTTGGATATAAAGTTCTTATTCTTGGAAATAAATGTTATCGTTGCCTTCATGCTTGGAAACCATTAAGTATTGATGAAAGGCCTGCCGTTTGCCCGAAATGCAAAAGCCCTTATTGGAACAGACCAAGAAAGATGAGGGGATCGTAATGCAACTTATTAAATATGCAACGCAAGAGAAATTGAGAGGTGGATTTTATACCCCCTCACAAATAGCAAAATTTATTCTTAAATGGGCTGTTAATGGAAATGAAAATTATGATGTGTTAGAGCCGAGTTGTGGAGATGGAGTTTTTTTAGAGCAGATTAAAAAGAATAATTTTGAATATAAATCCATTACTGCTATTGAAATAGAGGAAGATGAAGCTGAAAAGGCAAGTAAACTTTATTTAGAAAAAACAAAAGTCCTAAATGAAGATTTTCTCACTTATTGTAATTCAACAGAAGATAGGTTTGATTTAGTCATAGGAAATCCGCCATACATTCGCTACCAATATTTTAATAAAGAGCAACGTGCAGAAGCGGAAAAGATTTTTACAAGAGCAGACTTAAAATATTCAAAGCTTACAAATGCTTGGGTTTCTTTTGTTGTAGGCTCAACCTTATTGCTCAAAGAAAATGGAAAAATAGGATTTGTCCTTCCAGCAGAACTTTTACAGGTTTCTTATGCGAAACAATTAAGAAATTTTTTGGCACATTTCTACAATAAAATAAATATAGTTTCTTTTAAGAAATTAGTTTTCCCTTATATCCAGCAAGAAGTAGTCTTATTGTTATGTGAAAAAGGAGGTAATGGCGACCACCTTATTGAGCATTTAGAATTAAAAGATGCAAGTGAATTGGAGGAACTCGACATTACAAAACTGAAAAGTCCGAAGAAAATAATTGATTTTAAGTCAAATAAATGGACATTTTATTTTTTATCTCAAAGAGAAATTAATTTTATAGAAAAACTCCTTAATCAGAAGGAAATCCAGCCATTAAGACATTACGCCAATGTAGAGGTAGGAATAACAACAGGCACTAATGAATTTTTTACAATATCAAAGGAAATAGCTGAGCAATTTCATTTACAAGATTACACAAAGAAAATGGTTGGAAGAAGTGTTCAAGTTCCAAGTGTGATATTCACAGAACAAGACTGGAAAGAAAATGCAAAGGCGGGGGTAAGAGCGTATTTCTTGAAATTTCCGCAAATGAAAGAGTTGCAAAAAAATAAAAAAGCAATAGACTATATAAAGGCTGGTGAAGGAAAGAAAATAAATAAATTATACAAATGCAGGATTAGAGATGAATGGCAGATAGTTCCTTCTACATGGGTTTCAGATGCTTTGTTTATCAGAAGAAACAATATTTATCCAAAACTTATCATCAATGAAGCAAAGGCTTATACCACCGATACTATGCACAGAGTGACTATAAAAAAAGATATAAAATTGTTATCAGAAAAAAAAGTCAATATAAATGCGCTTGTAGCAAGTTACTACAATTCTTTATCTCTTGCTTTTGCCGAGATTTGTGGCAGAAGTCATGGAGGGGGAGCTTTGGAGTTAATGCCAAATGAAGTTGAAAGCATTTTATTGCCTTATAGAGAAGAAAATGCTGAGCTGTTAGATAAGATTGATAGCATGATGAGGGAAGGCAAGAACATTAATGAAATTCTTGAATTTACCGATAAAAAGATATTGAAAGAAGGCTATGGATTTTCAGATGAAGAAATAAAATTAGCAAATAATATTTGGAAAAAACTTCTTAATAGGAGATTGGGCAGAAATTAGTTTATTTCTATAAAAAATGGCTCTTGCCCTTCTTTAGGAGAATACATCTTAAGTTTCTTATTGGTAAGGTTTTGTTTTGTGATGAAACTGCTTATCTCTCCCCATGAGATTGATGTTGTATAATTTCCTTGCTCCGCTTCACCACTTGGTTTGTGTCTAACTCGTAATAAATGAGTTCCAATTTCCTCTCCTAAAATTGTTACGTTAAACAAGATATTAGCAACATCCACTTTAGGATTTTGTTTTATTTCAGTCCATTCAAAGCTACCAAATAACTTTTCTCTGAAGTATTTAGTTTGATCTATAACCCTTCCTTCATCTATCCATTTTGCTTGAGTTAATCTTAAACCACCAGTAGGATTTGTTTTCCCTTCTGCAATGAGTATGTCGGATTTATTCAATTGTTTCTCCCAAACAAGATTTCCTTTAGGCAATGAAGGAATTATAAGAAGTTCCCCTAATTCTTCGGGAGTTTTAGATGTTTCACCGACTAATTTACTTTGGACAGGTTGTATTCTAGGAGCTTTAAAGACTTCACTTCCAAACAATTTTTCACTAACAACCATTTCACCTGTTTTAGAGAAAACTCTTTTGATTTCCTTCTTTTCATCAGAAAGATAATGTCCGGCTTCAACCATCTTTTTGAATAATTCTGGAGAAAGATTTTTTGAGCATTTGGAAGGCGTTGAGTAAAATTCAAATGCTTTCTTAAATTCATTAAAATGTTGCATTTGGGATTTATCTCTTAAATTATATTCGTGGCAAGAGCCAAATTCATAGTTTGTATATAATCCTCCAGAAGTCAGGTTATTTGAGCCAATGAGAACAATGGATTTTTCACCTTCTTTTACAAAAGCATAGGCTTTTGGGTGAAAGGTTTGCATTGGATTTTCACTGTGATAAACATAGATTTCATCGCACAAAGGCATAAGAAGTGCTAAACCTTGAATTGATGTAAGCTTTTGGTCAATTCCAACAACTGCCTTAACTACTCCACCTGATAATTTAAATGTCTCAACAAAAGGCTTTAATCTTATTACTCCGCTTTCTTTTGTATAAGCAACAATCATATAGAAAGTATCAAAATTTCCACTTAAAAGAATTTCTTGAAGTTTTTCTCCAAATAATCTGCTATGGGGCTGATTAAACATCTCCATAGCAATAGTTTCTCATATATGTTTAAATAATTTCCTAACACCACCCGCTTCTTACCACTCTTTAATTTGACATCTGAAGATTCCGGAATCGCCCAATTTGCTCATATAACCATGCTGATATGCTCATTCTTCCCGATTCTTATGATATTATTAACATAACTCTCTATCTTGCTTTCATGCGACACGATAATTACCTGCTTCATGTCAAGCTCATCCAGCACTTCCCTTATCTTGTCAAGCTGCTCCGAGCTAAAGCCGTCAGTAGGCTCATCAAGGATGATGAGGTCTTTTGTCTTTATCTCGCTTACAATGTCATTTATTACCTTGTTTAAAGCCAATCTGTAAGCCAATGCAACGCTTGTCTTCTCTCCCCCGCTCAGATTGTCAACAGTAGTCTCATAGCCGTTCTGCTCAATAACAGGGGAAAAGCTGTCATCAAGCCCTGCGCTTATGGATTCATCCTCAAGTATCGTGCCAAGCCACTGCTTGAACAAATCATTAAACTGCGAATGGAGGCGGTGCATTGTGTGCTTCTCTATAGTTGACATAAGCTTCACAAAGAAATTGTCAATCCAGTTCTCAAGCTCCGCAATATTTTGGATCTCCTTCAGAGCATTCTCCTTCTCTTTGATCTCTCCTTCCAGCATCAAAATTAGCTTCTGGACTGAGTTCCTGTCTCTCTCAAGCCCTGTTTTTTCAATCTCGATTTTCCGCTCTTCTTTGGATATTGCATCAAGCTCCTGCCTTGCAGCCTTGTACATCTCCTCAATCAGCTGCATCTTCTCGATTTTTGAATAAATCTCGTTTTTCCCTGAGTTTGTCTTCTCAATCTGCTCTTCAGACTCTTTCTGCTCTGCCTCAAGCCTATGCCTTTCCGCTATTTTATCTTCAAGATTTTTCTTCTTCAGCCTTATGACATTGAGCTTTGACTCTTCTTTCCTCAGCAGATCAGCTTCCTGCCTGAACTTTGAAAGCTTTTCCTGCAGCATATTTTCCTTGGAGGAGCATTCTGCAATTTCCTTCTCAACTGCCCTTAATTTCTCCCCCTCTCTTATTTGTATGGCGTGCTTGTGCTCAGTTGTCACTTTCTGCTCGCACATTGAGCAGGAGTCAAGCTTCAGTATCTTCTCCATTGCCTCATTGATGCTGTCCTTTTTCGCCTTAAAGGAATGCAGCGTCCTTAGTGAATCGTGGTATTCCTTCTCAAAAATCCCGATTTCCTTCTCTTTTCCAAGTATTTTGCCTGTAAAATCCGCACTTTCATCAAATTCCGCAGATTCAAGCTCTTTTTTCAGGGCATCTGTCTGGGAGTCAAGCAGTCTCATCCTTTCCTTTATTCCGTTCTTCTGGTGCATCAAGGCAGACAGTTTAGATTCAAGCGCGTGAAAATCTCTTTTAAGCGCATTCAGCTCGTTGATCCTTTCTTCATATTTCGAGATGGACTCTTTTTTTGAGCTTAGCCTTGACTTGATTTCATCCAATTGCGGAGCTATCAGCAAAATCTTTTTTTCCAGTTCCATAATTTCATTTGCCTTTTCCCTTGCATCGGATTTCTTCCTCTCAATGTCCTGCGCAAATCCTTCCAGCTTCTTTTTCTTCTCCCTCAAAGCCGAATTGAGAATCCTGACATTATCAACAATTCTTCTGTACTTGTCAATATTGAACACCTTCCTTATAGTATCTAGCCTTACGCTGCTGTCCTCATAGATTATCTTCTTCATCTCTTCCTGCGGCGTGTAGACTGTGTACCTGTAGATGAGGTCTTTTTTCTTGAGAAATTCAGCAGGATACCCCAACAGTTCCAGGATGCCTGACTTAAGCTCGTCTGCCGAAGCCTGCTTTTTCATTCCGTTGACAATGATATAGCCCTCTTCCTGCTTGATGTCGTCTTTTCCCCTTTTCAGGCTTCTCCTTACTCTCACATCCTTTCCGCTAATTTCAAAATTCAGCTCAACGCTGCCTTCTTTCGCCCCGTGCCTCAACAGTGAATCCGAGCTTATCTCCCCTTTCTTAAGCCCGAACAGCGCAAACTCTATCCCCAAAAGGATGCTTGACTTGCCTGCCCCTATGTCCCCTGCCAATAATGTAGAGCCTAAAGGAAAAGTTATTTCCTGACTGGCATAGCTCCTTATGTTGCTGAGTTTTATTGATTTTAGAATCATAAGACAGGTGAAGCTGGGAATTTATTTAAAGATTGTTATAAGAGAAGATTATTTTGGAAAATGGATTAATCTTTAGGATAATATGCTTCTCCAATTCTTCTTTCTATTTCTTGGTAAATCTCGAATGACCTCATAACCTCTTCCGATTCTCCTCTCCCATTTACTATTTCAACTCTGGCTTTATGAAGTACATCTTGAAGCATGCCATCCATAGTATGGAAATCTACTAATTCAACTGGTGTTAAAAATTGCCCCAAATGAGAAAGATGTATCCCATGTCTAGATTCTCTGATTTCTAATGGGATTTTTCTCATTAATTCCCCCATGCCATCTATTTGTTTTTTATATGGCCAGATAAATGCCTGCGCTCCTTGGACAACAGTTTTGTCTATTGTTGGTTGCTCCATATACAATTTGGATTCTATTATCTATTTTTAAATGTTTAGAACAACAATCTGACATTTTAAATCACCTCTTTAATAACCAATGATCAGGATTTGACAAAAACATATTTTTATCTTCTTCTGAACAAAAATAATAAGTTACATCTTTATGAATTACATTTATTTTCATTTCATCTTTTGGTTTAACCATTCCGCAAACAGGATCTTTTACTTTATCTTCAGTCATATTAATCACCTCCTTAAAATTTCCAACTAAAATCTCGATTTTTGATACTTCCAATTTCTTTAATTGACAAAGTTAAAGTTTTTGGTAATGGGTTAATAGCTTTAAATAGTAAAAAACCACTTCATCCCAGGATTCTGGATTATAAATTTTCCCTTTATCATCAATCAATACTGAAATTTTTGTTAGATCTTCTGTTAATTCAATTGAATGAGTATTCAGATTAACACTGAAACGCCAAATATTAAAATTTTCTAAAATGTCTTGAGGAGGTGTTATTTCTACAATAACTGATCCTTCTGAGTTTGTTTGTGTATCAAGAACTATGTTACTTTTGTTTTTAATAATAAATTTAGAATATATTATTAAACTTACCAAAAAGATAGCAAATATAATAATGAATAATTTCTGCTTCATATTTGTTTTAGCATATAAATAATTCCTGCTAAATTAAAGATTAATCCTATCCAAAAAAACTCTATTTGATATTGAGTAATGAATGAAATAATTCCTACTACCCCAAGAATTGGTAAAATGTTTACAAGATAATGTGAACAACAAGAAACCATCGCAAAAGTCGATGTCGTTCCAGTTGTTGCTAATACTTTTGAAGATGGTTTTGTCTTATGCAAATTTCGTATATAGCTAAAAATCCCTATTTGTATTCCAAACCCAATAGATAACGGGATCACATAATACCAAAACTGCCTAAACTGATCCTTAGCAAAGACAAACCCTGAAACCAGTATTATTACAACAAAATAGACACTTAGCAGAATTAAACTAGCAATAAAACCATTAATGATTGATCTCTTCACAATTTAATATTACTAAATCTATCATTAAGATTTCATTAAATTATATATTTTTGCAAATATATAACCTGTTACCCATGTAAAAACAAGTGACGAAACTAAACCAATTAAAAAGGTTGACATTGTTAAACTGCCAGTGTCAAATTTTGTTAAGGCAACACCATGAAACCATGATTGTGCTACTGTAAACATTAAATTAGGAAATAAACCTACAAGTACACGACAGGCTACATAAAAAATACCTGTAGTTATAGCAAAAGCATTAGCAGTAGAAATTGGATTATGCTTCATTTTATCCTCACCCCCTCTTTATATTTATTATACGCCACAACTACCACCAGTTTTTGGTGGTTCTTCAACTAAACCCTGTTCAGATAACCATTTTTTAATATTTTGTGTTCCTGAGGCAGAAGAATAATCTTTGCTTAATAATAATTTGGCGTCAATATTAGAAAAATTTTTACCCTCCTTGTTTTTAAAATAAAGTGCTAGATCATAATAATTTCCTGGAAACCAAAAGGCATTGAAATATTTTCCTGCTTCATACATTTCTTCCCTGGTCGCTCCGTTTCCTGCCATCAATTCTAAGACACCTAAAAGCGCCATACCATGATTACAGTCAGGGAATGCAGTGGAGTTATTGCAACAAGGTCTGAAGATATTTACTGAGACCTCTTCGACCAATTTTTCTTGCTCAGGAGTTAAATTAATAAGTTTGTTTTTTGAATAATAATTCATTGTGTCACCTTTAGCTAAAGACCATCCACCGGTTGAGGCAAAATTAGCTACACCTTTTATTCCTCCATATTTCATCATGTCCCCCTCTTCTAGTATTTTGGATTTATTGTTTAATCCCACAGCCCAAAAAAAGTTAAGTAAAAAATATGAGTTATCCCTATCAATTTTAATTTTTTCAGATGAACCTTTCGTTAAAATCTGCAACTGATTAGCTGATAAGGATTGATTAGATTTTTCGTAAACATTTGTAAATTTGTCTTTATCTATAATTCCTGAGGCAATCATCTTTGGACCTAAATCATTAAAACTTACATTTATTTCAAATCCTTTTGTAGGATTAATTGCTTCAAATAATTCATTACTGGTTTCTTTAGAAGCTATACTTGGCGGGTTTTTTTTATTAATATCTAAATTAAAATTTTTAAACACATTTAACTTTAATAAAAGTACAATATTTGATAACACGCTAACAGCTATAAAGAATACTAAAAATTTGCTATTCAAGAATAATTTTATAATTTTATTTTTCTTCACGACTTTTATATTTTAACAATTTATAGAAAATGTAAATAATAACTCCAAAAACCAGAAAATCTACAAAAGGATTTTGAAAATATTTACTAACTTCAAATACTATCATTCTAATTTTCAGTCCATACCCTTGTGCCTCTTCCATTTGGAGTTTACCTTGGAAATTAAGAATAGTAATTAATATTGCTGTGATAAAAAATATAGCAGAACCTAAGTATTTTAATATTGTGTAATATTTTTGTCTATTAGTTCCACCTATTTTACTGACTGCTTTTTCATAGAACATGGACATAATAAAAAGTGGTACAACTATTCCTATTACATAAGCAATTGAAACAAAGAATGCCTGAAATAGACTCGGAGAAAGAGATGTTAAGGTTACTGCTGCAAAAAGTACCGGTGCACAGCAGGCAGATGTTAAACCCGACATAAGACCCAATCCAAAAACACTTAGTGTATTAACTTTTTTACCCTGAATTCCAGTTACATGAAATATCTGGGGTAAATGAAGAATTGGTTTTAGTGTCATTATTCCCATAAGAAACATTACAAATGCTCCAAAATAATATATTTCTTGGTGATATGAATCTAAAAATAAAATTGCAAATCTTAGTCCTAATGCAATAGGAACAAGAATAAATGCAAGTCCAACAGCAAAAATAAGTGTGTAATACATTACTCTTTTATTTTCTTTAAATATTGTTCCTAGGTAAGAAGGAAAAAGAAAAGTAATACAACATGGAGCAAAAAGAGCTAAAACTCCTGCTAGAAATGATGCGGTTAATGAAATTCCAAATAAAAAGTTAGTATCCATAATTTACTTAACAACTGTTGTAAGAGTAAATATTAATTTAGGATTTTCAGGATCATTTGTTGAAATATAGACATCACGACTTACATTGCCGTAAACAGGCATGATATAAGGCTTATAAATTGCTTTAACTATTGCGCTTTCACCAGGTGCTATATCAGCTACATATCCACTTTGTTTATGCATTCCAAATTCATTAGTTTCTATATTTTTATAAATAATTTTTCCAAATGTACAATTGCAGCTCGAGTTAATATTTAATATTTGTAGTGGTTTATTACCAATATTTTTTATAGTAAATTCAGCTTCTTTTGTGTCGTTTACTCCCATTACACCTAAATCTGCAGTACTTGTTAATACTTCTGCTTTTGGTCTATCTAAACCCTCTTTTGTATATACTTCCTGTTTTGGAGTAGGAGTTTGTCCCTTTGTAGCTAAATAGGCCAAACCAAAAAGCAATACGATAATTCCAAGTGTTCCTATGATTATGGTTTTAATTGACATATTTATATAGTTTTACATTAATGGTTTATGAACTTAATTTTTTTAATAATTATCTAACCTGATAATCAAATTGTATCTTTTGAAGTATTAAGATTTAATGAAGATAACTGTACTTTTTATTATTTGATCAACACACCATTTCGCATAAAATCCACTTAAAAAGTATTCTAAAATTTTATTAAATACTTTTGTTGGTAAATTATAATCAATAAACACTTTAAAAAGTGAGCCTTCATTTTCTTTCTTGATTTCAAATCCCATCATGTAATTTCCAATTATTATTAACTCTGGAATTCCAATAGTTTCCCAAGTTTTTTTATATGGTGGGTTATGCTCAGTAATTACTTCATCTAGAAATATGTTTATTCCGAATACACTTCCTTTCATTTTAATATGTGATCCCACGATTTTTCCTTTACCATCATCTAATTCTATTTTCGTTTTACCTCCACCCATCATTAATGATGGTTTATTCATATGCGATGAAAAATTCAAATGGTTATCGACATAATCAAAGATTTTTTGTGGGGATGTTTTGATTTTGATGTTTTTTTCAAAATGTTTAAAAAATTTCATATCAATTTTTTCTCAATATTTTTTAATGAAACTGCATTAACAGCAACAATAATTGATGAAATAGACATTAAAAGTGCAGCAAATTCTGGTTTTAGAGTTATACCAAAATTAGGGTACAAAACTCCAGCAGCTATAGGAATTGCCAGTAAGTTATATATACTTGCCCAAACTAAATTTTCTTTCATTTTTCTGACTGTTGCTTTACTTAAAATAATCGCGCGAAGTATATCCATTGGATCAGATTTCATTAAAACCACATTAGCAGTTTCAATGGCTACATCTGTTCCAGCACCAATTGCAATGCCTATATCTGATCTGGCAAGAGCTGGTGCATCATTTACCCCATCCCCTACCATTGCAGTAAACTTGCCTTCACTTTGTAATTTTTTAACATATTGTTCTTTATCTTCAGGTAAAACTTCAGAAAATATACGATCAATTCCTAAACTTTTACCAATTATCTCAGCAGTTTTTTTATTATCTCCGGTAATCATGGCGACTTCTAAACCCAATTCTTTCATCTTTGAAACTGCAATCTTTGAAGTTTCCTTGGCCAAATCCTGAACAGCAATTACACCAGCAATATTTTTATCAATAGAGATAAGCATTATTGTTTTACCTTCTATTAAGAATGAATCAAGTTCTTTTTGAATTGATTTAACGTCAACTCCCCTATCGTTCATTAATTTTATAGTTCCAATTAAAATATCCTTACCTTGAACAGTAGCTTCTACTCCATATCCTGAAATTGAATTGAACTTACTAACTTCTTTTAAGGTTAGTTTATCTAAAGTAATTCTTTCAAGGATTGCCTTACTTAATGGATGACCCGATTTTGCTTCAACAGATCCTGCAAATTCTAAAATTTCATCTTGAGTAAAATTTTTAGTGGTTATTATATTCGTAATTTTTGGTTTACCCTCTGTTAGAGTGCCTGTTTTATCCAATACAATGGCTTGTATTTTTGAAACTTGTTCAAGAGTTGGTGCATCCTTAATTAAAATGTTATGTTTTGCACCTAGCCCGGTTCCAACTGCAACTGCAGTAGGTGTTGCGAGACCTAAAGCATCAGGACAGGCTATAACAACAGTTGAAATTGCAAAAGTAAGAGCAAATAAAATTGGTTGTCCTAAAATAAAAAACCAAACAAAAAAAGTAATTAATCCTCCTCCAACAGCAACAATTACTAAATACTTTGCAAATCTATCAGCAATTTTTTGACCAGGAGCTTTTGAATTTTGTGCAGTTTCAACCATTTTAACTATTTGAGCAAGAACAGTATCTCCGCCAATTTTTGTAGCCATAAATTTAACAGACCCTGAAGTATTAATTGATCCACCAATTACTAAATCCCCTTTGCTTTTAGATACAGGAATTGATTCTCCTGTTACCAATGATTCATCAATTGCAGTTTCCCCTTCTACTATTTCTCCATCAACAGGCACTTTGTCACCAGGTTTTAATAGTAAAATATTCCTAATTTTTACTTCAGATGTCGGAATCATCTCCTCTTTTCCGTTTCTAATAACTCTTGCTTGCGGAGGTACTAAGTTAAAAAGAGCTTGTAATGCATCAGTTGTTCCTCTTCTTGATTTCATTTCCATCCAATGTCCAAATAAAACAAAAGTAGTAAGCATAGCCGAAGCCTCATAAAAAGTCTCACTACTACCAATAAAAGTTAAAATAATACTAAAAAGATAGGCTGCTGTTATTCCTACTGCAATTAAAACTGCCATGTTAAGCGTCTTTTGTTTAATTGCAATGTAACTTGAGTAAAGAAAAATCCATCCGCAATAAAAATAAACAGGTGTAGTGAGAACTAAAAGTAACCAGGATTTAGAAAATGATACAGAAATATAAGTTAATGCAACTATTGGGATAGTTAAAAAAAGTGAAATGAAAAATTTATTTCGAATGTCTTCTTCCATCATTTTTGCCATCTCTCTGCCTGCTAGTCCTGTATGGTCCATTCCCATACTCATGGTCATACTTATTTTGAATTTATTCCACCAACTTGATATTGATGATGATTGCATATTATGCATACTATGGTCCATTTTTGATTCTTCTTTTTCAACAGGAATCAAGGTCATTCCACATTTTGGACATACACCAGGTTTATTTGAAGTTACTTCTTTATGCATTGGACAAATGTACATATATTTATGTTATCACCTTTATCTTTTAATGCTTATGTCCATTTTTCATCATTAAAAAGTGGGTTAATGGACAGAGAAGTATTATTCCATAGAAGAATAAATTTTTAGATGGTACTTTAAATATTTTTATACCAACAAAAATTGTGAGTATTAAAATTAAAAAAAAGGCTAACAATTTAATTATTGAATTTTTCTTCATTATTTAATTATATTTTTTGAATAATTAAGATATTGTGAAGATATAAAGTTATTATTAAAATTCATTTTGTTTTGGAGGACATTTTGTATCTGCATAAGAACAAAATACACAACAATCTCCCCCTTTTGGTTTAAGTAACGCTTTACAATAAATGCATTTATAAAAATACTGACATGTGTTGGTTGGCATAATTACCTTTTGCTTACTATTACATTTTGGGCAAGTTAAAATTGCATTTATTTTTATATTTTTCATAATTTACTTTGTCCAAATACTATTTTCCCATACCAATTGAACTGAAACGAGCAAATTCAAAAAACAAAATTGTAAAAAATATCATCATGATGATTGGGGCATACATTGAAACATAATTTTTCTTTCCTGGTTTATAATTTCTAAGAAGTAATGAATTACTAACAACTGAGACAGAACTTAATGCCATTGCAAGTCCTGCAAGTTCTGGTTTTAGAATAAGCCCCATAAACATAAATACTCTAGCAGCAATAGGTATACCAATTACATTATAAAAAAGTGCAAAGAACATGTTTTGACGAATTTTGGCAACAGTTGTTTTTGATAAATCTAAGGCATTTACAACATCTCTTAAGTCGCTTTTTATTATAACTATTCCGCCCGTTTCCATGGCGACATCAGTTCCAGAACCCATTGCAATCCCTAAATCGGCCTGTGCAAGCGCAGGAGCGTCATTAATACCATCTCCCACCATCGCGACTTTCTTGCCCATGTTTTGTAATTTTTTAACTTCATCAGCTTTATTTTGTGGTAATACTTCAGCTAAGATATTAGTAATTCCAACTTGCATAGCAATCGCATTTGCAGTTCTTTGATTGTCACCTGTAATCATCCAAACTTCAATTCCATTTTTTTTCAAATTTTCTACTGCCTCTTTTGATGTTTCCTTAACTGTATCAGCAACAGCTATAATACCTAAAATTTCTTTTTTGGAAGAAAGTATCATCGCAGTTTTACCTTGATTCTCAAGTTTTTCAAGTCTTTTTTCAAATTTATCTATATTAAAATTTAAAGTATCGGTCATTAATTTACGATTACCCAAATAATATTTATTTTTATCGATTTCTCCTTTTACTCCATACCCCGGGATTGCTTCAAAGTTTATAACTTTATTTAATTTATATTTTTCTATTTCAGCATAATTAACTATTGCCTCAGCGAGAGGATGTTCAGATTGTTTTTCCAAACTAGCAGCGATTGTTAATATTTCTATATCATTTAAATCACTCAAACCGTTTATATCAGTTACTTCTGGTTTTCCTTTTGTAATGGTGCCAGTTTTATCAAATATAATAGTATTAATTTTGCTTGCACTCTCTAAAGGTTCACCACCTTTAACTAAGATTCCATGTTCAGCACCAACACCAGTGCCAACCATAATGGCAGTTGGTGTTGCAAGGCCTAATGCACATGGACAAGCAATAACAATGACTGCAGTAAAAGCCATCAAAGCAAATGGAAGAGTTGATCCTAAAATAAAAAACCATATTACGAAGGTTAAAGTGGCAATTGCAATTACTGCTGGAACAAACCATGCAGAAATTTTGTCAGCAACGGCTTGAATAGGAGCTTTTGATCCTTGTGCATCTTCTACTAATCTTATAATTTGAGAAAGTGTGGTTTCTGATCCTATTCTTGTAGCACAGAATTCAAAACTTCCTAATTTATTAATTGTTCCCCCAATTACATTATCACCAATAAATTTTTCAATAGGCAAACTTTCTCCTGTGATCATTGATTCATCAATTGCAGATGAGCCTTTGGTAATTACACCATCAACTGATATTTTTTCTCCTGGCCTAACCACAATAATGTCATTTTTAATTACATCCTCAATAGGAATATCTAAAGTTTTACCATTTCTTATTACTCTTGCAGTTTTTGCCTGGAGTCCCATTAATTTTTTTATTGCCTCAGATGTTCTACCTTTCGCTTTTGCTTCCAAAAATTTACCTAAAAGTACAAAGGTAATCAAAAATGCTGCAGTTTCAAAATACAAATCTGGAATTTTTTCACCCATTAAACCTATAAAAGAATTTTTTGTTGCATAATAGCCCACAAAATTAATAAGGCTATAGAAGTATGCAACTGAGGTTCCAATTGCAATTAAACTATCCATATTGAATGTTTTCATTCGAAGTGCCGAAACCATTCCTTTATAAAATCCAGCTCCTATATAAAATTGAATTGGAGTAGCAAGTATAAATGAAATTATTCCGATATAAGGAAATATAAAATTTCCCCCAGGTAAAAATTTAAAAAAGTCCAAAAACATAAAATAAATCATCGGAGAAGATAGTAATAAACTAATTAAAAATCTTTTCCATTGACTTTTAATTTCTTCTCTTTGTCGTATAGATTGATTTTTTGAAAATTCTTCAGTATCAAGTACTGCACTATAACCTGCTTTTTCAACAGCGTTTACAAGTTCAGTGGAAGTACATATATTTGAATCATACAAAATTGATGCCTTTTCAGATGCAAAATTAACTCTAGCTTCAGAAACTCCATCAACTTTATTAATTTGCCTTTCGATTAAACTAGCACAAGAAGTGCAATGCATTCCTACAATTGATAGATTTATTCTGTCAATACCTTTTTTAACTATTAATGAATTTGTTAATTTTTCAGAAGTTACTTTTTTTTTATTTAAAGGGTTTAAAATAGTGCCATCATATCCAACATTTTTGATCGCATTTATTATTTGATCATCTGTTACATTATTATTTACGACAGTAAGTCTTCCACTATCAGTCTTAATATCAATTAAAATATCTTTTATGCCATTAATTGATAAAAGTTCATTTTTAATTATCTTTTCACAAGAAGAACAATGCATCCCTTTGATTTTTAAATTAATTATTTTGTACATAATTTTATTTTACTACAATTTCACCTCTTGGAATTCCCATAGCACAAGTAATAGGAAACGTTCCAGTTTTTGTTGGAGTAAATTCAAATACAACAGTTTTACCTTTAGAGAAACCTTCAACTATTTCCGATAATCCCGGAAGCGTTACACTTCCCATACACCCCTGTCCATTTTCTAGTGCTTCAATTTGAAGTTTAACAGGAATTCCTACTTTGACACTAAATTTGTTTGGTTTTATATCAGTATTTACTGAGTAAGTAGCTTTTAATACTTGGGTTTTACCTACAGTTAACACTTCACCTGTGGTTGGTGTCAGATTTTTCTTAGATCCTCCCCCACAACCACACCCACCACTACTTCCGCAAGATGGGGCATTTGGAGCTGTTGTTGACAGGCTATCTTGTAACTTTAGGCTAGTATCAAATCTACTATCATCAACTACCGTAAATGAACCATTATACATTCCCATACTGCACGAAAACCTGATAATACCAGTCTCTGTTGGAGTAAATTCAAATATATTCTTGCCAAGTTTTAAACTAGCTCTAATACCTAATTGTTGAGAAACAATACTACTTGCACATGAGTAAATACTTTCTGAAGTTACAATCCAGCGTACAGGAACACCTTTTATAATTGTAAATTTATTTGGACTATACCCATTAGCTTTTTGAGTCATATTAACAACCTGAACACCTTTTACAATTCTTACATTTTTATCTATGGAAGAATGAGGATTAGTTGCAAAAACAGGTTTTATTCCTAATAAATTAAGGCCATTCGAAACATTAAAAATAGCTAAAAGCATAACAATAACCCCCGCGGTTTTAAAAAACAGTTTTGAAGATTCTCCTTTGACGATTGATGTTAACCCTCCAATACTTAAAATACCCGGTGTTGTGCCTAATGCAAAAACACCTAAAGTTAAAGCTCCTTGCAAAGCACTTCCTGTACTTATTGCATAAAGTTGCATTGCTTGGGTAAAACCGCATGGCAAAAAGAATGTAGAAGCTCCAAGAAGAGAGGCACCTTTATTACTATATTCACCTTCAATTTTTTTCTTTATGCCTAATAATTTATATATTCCTTTTGGAAGTGTAAATGAAATTCTCTTTAAAAATGGAAAAATATCTATAAGTTGACTACCTAAAAGTAACATAACAAGACCAACCGAAATAGTTAGAAGGCCTAGAACGGATGTTGATAATTGAAAAAATGATCCAGCTAAACCAATTATTCCTCCAAAAATAAAGTAAGAAATAATACGACCTAAGTTAAAATAAACATGTGGAACAAATTTATCAATTCTAGAGCTTTGAGGATTTTGTTTTGAAAATTTTGCAGATATCCCTAAAACTAATCCTCCAACTAATGCCATACATGTTGATATTCCTGCTACTAAGCCAATTATAAATACCACAGGAAGTGAAGAATAGCTTCCTTTAACTGTGTTTGCAAGTTCAAATAAGCCTAACTTTTTTGTAATTATAAAAAGTACTGTAGCGATAAAAAAAGCTAATCCTAAATCTAAATAATCTCTTTTATTTTTTGAAATAAATGGCAATTTTGCACTTTCCCCAATACAATAACCAGCATTTTCTACAGCATTTTTGACATCAAAATAATTAAGTTTGTCTTCAAAAATTATGTCTGCTATTCCATCCTTATGACTTACTGTTACATTGTTAATTCCTTTAATCTTTTTTAATTCTTCCTCAATTAAAATTTCGCAAGATCTACAATGCATGCCTTTAATGTGTATTTTTTCATTTGACATGAAGTAAGCTTACTAAATTAATTATTAAGATTATATGAAGATTATACAAAATTAGTGCATTGGGTTTGTGAAATAATGATTCTTGCTTCTCTTCTTTTTGTGATTTAATATTCTTTTTAAGATGAAGTTGAAATTCATTTTGATGTTTATTTTTTCTTTAATTATATTTTCATATAGGATTGGAAGTGTTCCCGCTGGACTAACAATTGATGAAGCTTCATTTGGATATAATGCAGTTTTACTTTCAAGAACAGGTCACGATGAAAATGGAAGATTTTTACCTGTTTTTATTCTTTCCATTAATAAAACTGATTGGAGACAACCAATAACACAGTATTTTATCACCTCTTTTTTTAAAATATTTTCACCTTCCGTTTTTACACTTCGTTTTACAAGTGCAATTATTGGTGCTATTTCTGTTTCATTGATTTATTTAATAGGTGGAATTTGGGCAAGTATCCTCCTTATTTTTACTCCAGTATTTTTTATGCATACACACTTAGGGTTAGATAATATTATGCCTGTTCCGTTTATTCTTGTTTGGCTTATTTGTTTATTAAATTATTCAAAAAATAAAAATATAAAAAATTTGATAATTGCAGGAATCACAATAGGAATTAGTCTTTATAGTTATAAAGGCATTCGTGTTTTTATTCCTATTTGGCTTTTAACTAGTTCAATATATATTTTTTTGCAAGGTAAAATGAAAGCGGTTTTCATTTATTTATTATCAGCACTACCGTTTTTTGTAATCATTCCCTATTTTGAGTTTCAATATGCAGGAGCAATTTTAAACAATACTAAATTGGATTTTTCAGAGCCATTTAGATTCATTTATAGATTTTTGTCTAACTTTGATTTCTCATTTATTTTTGGAAAAGGTGATCAAATGTTAATTCACTCAACAGGATTACATGGTGCTCTTTTATTGATATCTTTGCCATTATTTATAATTGGACTATTGAATTCATGGAAAAAGAATATTTTTTACAAATTTTTAATAATCTCTATATTTTTAGGACCAATTCTTTTTGGTTTTTTTGGTTTAATACATAGAGCTAGCAAAATGATTTCGCTAGTTCCTTTTTATAGTTTAATATCAGCTTTTGGAGCAAATTGGTTATACAAAGAAAAGAAATCTATTTTTATTTTACTTTCAGTTTTAATTTTATTTAATTTTTTTAGTTTTCTTAGTTATTATTGGTTTAAATATGGTCCTAGTACAGAATATCTTTTTTATGGTATGACAGCTGGACAGGAATACAAAACTTTAAAAGAAATTTCAACAAATTTAGATTTAAAACCTTTTGTAGATTCCGTAATAACGTCAGACAATTTTAGCTCAGGTGATTTTATGAGAAGCATTTATTTTACTAAAATTCCGGATTTGTGGAATGGAAACATTAAAGACCTTCCAAAAGGTTCTGTATTAATGACAGATAATCAGAATATAAAAGGCCTGGAGAAATTAGATTATAAAGTTAAGAACTTCATTTTTTACAAAAATTAAGTTATTAATTTTAAAAAATAGTTTAATGTTAATTGCTGGGAGCAACACCATAGATAATAATTTCTGTTCCTGGATTATCTTCAGTTGCTCTACCTGATTTTTTATCTCCTAAATTAGGTGTCGTCCAATTATAAATTAAACCTGCCTCCTCAGTTTTCATATTTATACAACCATGACTCATAGGATGCCCGAAATTACTATGCCAGTAAGTACCATGAATCCCAAAACCTTTATAGGAAGGTACAATATCATTTGCAAAAAACATTACAAATGGAACATTTGGTAAGAAATAATAAGTATTAATTTCTTTTTTACCACCTTCCATTTTGGTATATCTAAATTTACCCCAAATTTTAAATGTTCCTGTCGGAGTTTTACCCCATTTACCTGAAGAAATTAAAAAATCGTATATCTTTTGATCCCCTTCATATGCGTATAATCTTTGATTGGTTAAATCAATCTCAATTCTTTTAGGTTTATCATTTACTCCTAATACTTGTAATTTATCAATTTCAGTTGTCTCTATTTCACTTGAAACTACCTTTTGACCCAGGTATTGACCATTAGTATCACCATAGTCATATTCACCTGTTATTTGGTCAGGATTAATTTTTCTTTGATTATTAGAAAATAAATAAGTAAGTAAGGCAATGGAAAATATAAATAGAACTAAAATAATTAGCTTAGTACGCATTAAAATTAATTATAAACTTAAATTATTGTTTGGACAATCAAGATTTTTATAAATTATTTCTAATTAAGTTACATTGCGGGGAAGCAATATTAAAATTTTCTGCTGCATGACTACAACTATGATATTCTTTACAGTTTCCATTAATAAGTCTATTTGGACAAGGCCCCACTATTCTTGCAATAGCCATTCCTGGAACAGGATCTCTACCATCATATTGATAATAAATACCATCTGAGAGTTCTCCATTAATTGCTTTTTCTAATTTCCAGACACTTACTTCAATTGCTTTTGGGAAAGTTTTTAAAATAACTTCCTCTGCATCATATATTGTTATATCTTGACAACAACCACCTCTACATCCACTTTCTAGACATTTATTAATTTCTTTCATTTTGCATGTATTTTACCCCACTTTTTAAAGTTTTAAAGGTATAATACATATATTATGTTAATTGATCGGGCAGAAATAACAATTGAAGCTGGACATGGTGGAGCCGGATCTGTATCTTTTGGACTAGGTAAACACTCAGGTCCTAATGGCGGTACTGGTGGAAAGGGTGGAGATCTTTATATTAGGTCAACTTCAGATATTACTTTACTTAATCAGTTTAGTAGAGAATTTGATTTTAAAGCAGAAGATGGAGAAAGGGGTGATAAATTTAACAAAACAGGTAAAGGTGGAAATGATCTTGAATTATTAGTTCCTGTCGGAACATCAATCATAAATAAAGAAACAGGAGAATTAATTGTAGAATTAACTAAAGTTGATCAGAAAGAGTTAATTTGTAAAGGTGGAATAGGTGGAAAAGGAAATTTTGAATTTAAAAATCCAAGAAGAACTACTCCTGAATTCGCCCAACCTGGACTACCTGGTGAAAAATATAAAGTAATACTTTCTTTAAAATTAATTGCAGATTATGGTTTAATAGGGCTTCCCAATGCCGGCAAAAGCAGTTTATTGAATGAATTAACTGCAGCTAAAGCTAAAATTGCTAATTATCCTTTTACCACTCTTTTTCCTAATATTGGAGCAATCGGTAACAAGTTTATAGCAGATATTCCAGGATTAATTGAAAATGCCTCAATAGGAAAGGGTCTTGGCATTGGTTTTTTGAAGCATATTGAAAAGGTCAGTGTTTTACTTCATTGTATATCTGTTGAATCTAGTGATATCTTAAAAGACTATGAAATAGTAAGAAATGAACTTGGAAAATATAATAAAGAACTATTAAATAAAAAAGAAATAATTTTACTTACTAAATCTGATTTAATTGATGGCAAAGAATTAGAGAAAAAATTAAAAATTTTAAAGAAAAAATCAGACAAAGTCTTTACTATTTCAATTCATGATTGGGAGGCAATAGAAAAGCTAAAACAATTGCTCAAATGAAAAAAATAATCTGCTCACTATTTCTTGTTTTCTTGTCTTTTTTTGTAATTTTTAAAGATTCACTTGCATTTAATGATCCCCTGTCAACTCCTAATAATATTTATGGAATAGGAATTATTAATTATTCAGATTTAAAGGATGCAAGTTATCTTGTTAATTCAACTGGTGGTGACTGGGGTTATGTAACTATTGTTATAACTAAAGAGCAAAGAGATAAAAACATTTGGCAGGATTTTTTTGATGAAGCCAGAAAACTTCATATCATTCCAATTGTAAGAGTAGCAACTAAATTTGATGGTAAAAATTGGGAAACACCAAATATTAAAGATATAGATAGTTGGGTAAACTTTTTCAATTCTTTAAATTGGGTTATTGAAAATCGTTACATCGTAATTGGAAATGAGTCAAATCATTCTAAAGAATGGGGAGGAAAAATTAATCCTGAAGAATATGCACTTTACTTAAAAACATTTTCAGAAAGATTAAAAAATTCAAACAAGGATTATTTCATTCTTCCAGCAGGACTTGACCAAGCAGCAACAAATTCAATAATTACAATGGATGAAAAAATATATATTCAAAGAATGGTTAAGTCAATTCCTAATATTTTCGATTACATCGACGGCTTAAATAGTCATTCATACCCTAACCCCAACTTTTTAGGAGCTGAGACTGCGATAGGCAGGAAATCAATTAGAGGTTATGAGTGGGAATTAAGTTTAATTAAAAGTTTTGGAGTTACGAAAAAGTTACCCGTTTTTATTACTGAAACAGGATGGGTCAGAACTATTAAAAATGAAGAAATAATTACTAAAAAATTTAAATATGCATTTACTTCTGTGTGGAGTAAAGATCCTCAAATTGTAGCTGTTACTCCGTTTATTTTAAACTATGGTCAAGATCCATTTTTTGAATTTTCTTGGAAAAATATAGATGGTAGTTTTTTCAATGTATATAACGAAATTAAATCAATTAATAAAATTGCAGGATTGCCAATTCAAAAAATAGAAGGTGAAATAATTATCAATTTTTTAAATCCTTTTGGATCACCTAATACTCTAAGAAGAGGGTATTTTATAGCTAAAAATACGGGTCAAAATATTTGGAGTAATTTAAATATTAAAATTATTGATGAGGAGAAAGAAGAAAATAGTGTTATTGGAATTAGTAAACTTTATATAGAACCTAATAAATCAGGACTTGTTGTTTATACCCTTAAATTTCCAGAAAAAGCAGGAACTTATGATTTAAAATTGGGACTTTTTGTTGAAAATAAAAGAATAGGAAATATCTTTGAAGGAAGTATTATTTCAATAGAAACTCCAGTTGAAAAGGATAATAATCTTTCAGATTTAATAAACGTAACAATTACAAAATTTTATAATTTTTTAAGTTTAACTTTCTCATTAGGTTCTAAGATGCTAAAATAAGTTTTGCGTTGGATTAATAAGGGCCCATAGCTCAGTGGTAGAGCGGTTCCCTCTTAAGGAAAAGGTCGATGGTTCGAATCCATCTGGGCTCACAAGTATTATTTACTCCACATTCCCCAAATGCCTGTAGATAATGTTCTTCCTGCTGATTTTTCGATAATCATTAATTCTCCATTTGTGATTTTTCCATCTAAATTAGCAAGTTTATCCTTTAAAATATTAGCTAAAGTTAAAGATGATGTTGATATTGCATATGCATTGCAAATTACAAAAATAGGATCCTTAGAAAGTAAATTTATACAGTTTTCTAGTAATTTTGGAAAATCTTCATTAAATTTCCATGTTTCTCCATTTGGACCATGACCGTAAACAGGAGGATCCATAATAATTCCGTCATAGGTAACTCCCCTTTTAATTTCTCTTAGTGTGAATTTTAAGCAATCGTCAATAATTATCCTTACTGGCTTTTCCATTAATCCTGAAAGTTTTTGATTTTCTCTAAACCAAGTTATAGCTGGCTTTGAGGCATCAACATGTGTTATTTTAGCTCCAGCACTACATGCAGCTAAAGTGGCTGCACCAGTATAGCCAAAGAGATTTAATATATTAACTTCTCTCTTTTCTTTCTTTATTTTTTCAGAAATTAAATCCCACTGCCAAGATTGTTCAGGAAATATTCCAGTATGCTTAAATGGGGTAAGTTTAAGAATAAATTTAAGATTATTATGTGTTATCTGCCAACTATCAGGCATTTTTGGATTATTTTTAACCCACTTACCTTTATCATTAAAAGTTCTAGTAAAAACTGCATCAGCTTTGTCCCACTCATCTTTCTCCATTTTTTTATCCCAAACAATTTGAGGATCTGGTCTATCCAATATAAAGTCAGCAATTTTTTCAAGTCGTCTTCCGTTACCACTGTCTATTAATTCATAATCCATATAATTTTTTTTAATTTGTTTACAAAAATCTAACTTGCATACCGTCTTGTACTTTTGTTTTTAAAGGCATTTCTTGTCCAGGAAATTTAGCTCCATTTCCCCAAATTTTAGCAATAGTTTTTCCTTCTAAAAATTCTGACCCAATTTTTTCTGCAACTGATAGTAAAGTATCTCCTTCTTTCATTATAGTAGGATTATCAAAATTTGGTTTATCATCTCTTCCAACAAGATAAACCGTTACAAGTTTTAGATATTCCCAAATAGTCTCTTTAAATTTTTCTATACCAATTCGCTTTTCTGCACTAATATATAAAAGATCTGAATATTCCTTTTTTTGTTTAGTATCTGCTTTATTTACAACAAATATAGAAGGTTTATATACAATTCTATTTGAAAATGCATCAACTAGTCTATCAATTGATAATTTTTCTTTTAAAGTAATTTCTCCATTTTTAATTCCAAATTCATTAGCAATATTAGTTACTGTTTCGTTGTCATAGTCTTGTTTGATGTTGGAGTGTACTGAAAGTCCACCAGCTATCTTTTTTTCAATTTTTACATTGGGTTTATTCTTATTGATTCTAATTCCAGCTTTTTCTAATTCTTCCACTAACTTTTTAATAAAATCTAATCTTTCCACATCAGTCATAATTACAAGTAAATCAGCTCCTCTTGCAACAGACATAACTTCTCTTCCTCTTCCTTTTCCAATTGAAGCTCCTTCAATTAAACCAGGGATATCTAAAATTTGAATGTAGGCTTCTTTGTATTTTAACATTCCAGGTATAACTGAAACTGTAGTAAAAGCATATGCTGCGACCTTACTTTCAGCATTAGTTATTGAGTTAATTAAAGTAGATTTTCCAGCAGAAGGTGGACCTATTAAAACAACAGTTGCATCTCCTTGTTTTTTAACAGTGAATCCTCCACCACTTCCACCACCTTTTCCTGATGTTTCTACCTCTTTATCCTTAAGTCTTGCTATTTTGGCCCTCATTGCACCTATAAAGCCATTTGTTGCCTTGTGGTGTGGCGTTTTCCTTAATATTTCTTGTATTTCCTCAATTTGTTGGGATATATCTGCCATTAGGGTATAATTATACCAGTATTTTAAGTATTTATACGCGCCTGTAGCTTAACGGATAAAGCAATAGTCTTCGGAACTATTGATGAGGGTTCAATTCCTTCCAGGCGCACATAAGAACTTCTTGACATTTTACATACTACTTGTGTTATATTATCCAAAGTAAAAAATGAAGTTTATAGTTATCTCTGGCGGTGTTTTGTCAGGCCTTGGTAAAGGAGTAACTTCAGCCTCAATTGGACTTCTTTTAAAATCTAGAGGTATTAAAGTAACTGCAATGAAGTGTGATATGTACTTAAACATTGATGCAGGTACAATGAATCCTATTGAACATGGTGAGGTCTTTGTAACAGATGATGGAGTAGAAACTGATCAAGATTTAGGACATTATGAAAGATTTTTAGGAATTAACTTAACTAAAGAAAACTACACCACAAATGGCCAGATTTATAAACTTGTATTAGATAAAGAAAGATCTTTAGATTATGGTGGCAAATGTGTTGAACCTTACCACCACCTTCCTCCTGAAATAATTAAAAAGTGGTATGCAGCCGGAGAGAAGCATAATGCAGATGTAGTTTTAGTTGAACTTGGAGGAACTGTAGGGGAATATGAAGGACTCCTTTTTTTTGAATCAATTAGAAGACTCAAATTAACCAACCCTAAAGATATTATTTTAGTTCATGTAGGATATTTACCTGCACCACCTTCTATAGGAGAACTCAAAAGTAAACCACTTCAACAATCGGTAGGCCAGCTTAATTCATTAGGCTTAATGCCTGATTTTATTGTCTGTAGAAGTGAAAAAGCGGTTGATGAAAAAAGAAAAGGAAAAATTGCATTAGCATCAGGTCTTTTAATTGAAAACATTGTTTCAAATCCAGATGTAGATAGTATTTATGAAGTTCCATTAATTTTAGAAAAACAAGGCTTAGCTACTAAAATTATTAAAAAACTAAAATTAAAACACTCTAAAAAAGATCTGTCAGCATGGATTGCTTTAAATAAAAGTATAAAAAGTGCAAAAAAAGAAGTAAAAATAGGGATTGTGGGAAAATATCAAAAAACTGGAGACTATGTCTTAACTGATAGTTATGTTTGTGTTGTTGAAAGTTTAAAACATGCAGGTTGGAAGTTAGGAATTAAACCAAAACTTATTTGGATTGATTCAGAAGAAAAAGATGTAGATTATTCTAATCTTGATGGAATTATAGTTCCTCAGGGGTGGGGAAAAAGAGGAGTTGAAGGTAAAATTAATGCAGTTAAATTTGCCAGAGAAAATAACATACCCTATTTAGGTCTTTGTTTTGGTATGCAAATGGCTGTAATCGAGTTTGCAAGGAATGTATTAAATTTTAAAAATGCAAATACAACTGAAGCTGATCCTAATACAAAGTATCCTGTTATTCATACAATGGATTATCAAAAAGAACTTATTAAAAATAAACAATATGGGGGAACTATTAGACTTGGCTCTTGGCCATGTAAAATTAAAAAAGGAACTAAACTTTCCAATATTTATAAAAAGGATTTAGTAAATGAAAGACATAGACATAGATATGAATTTAATAATATTTATAAAGATAAATTTGAAAAAAAAGGTTTAACTATTTCAGGAACCTCTCCTGATGGAAAACTAGTTGAAGCTGTAGAAATTACTAATCATAGATTCTTTGTTGGGACACAGTTTCATCCAGAATATATTAGTCGTCCCCTAACACCACATCCTATTTTTGTCGAGTTTTTAAAATCTACTCAAAGATAAATTTCAGATATTTTGATATAATAGCCTAGTAACAAATATGTCGGAGTGGTGGAATGGTAGACACACGGGCCTTAAGAGCCCGCGATGCTAATACATCGTGGAGGTTCGAGTCCTCTCTCCGACACACAGGCTCAAAATGATTGAGGTTTAAATTTTTTCTCCATATATTGAAACTAAATAAGTTCGAGTCCCCTTAAGATTTGTCAGAATAGACAATGTTAATTTAATTCTAAATTTAAGGAACAGAGGGCTCTTAATTCTTTTTCTTAAAAGCTATCTTGAATTCCCTACAAACTGGTGGTCCTAAATTGGCGTTATAGAGTTCACACTCTTCTTTTAGACAGGGTTTTAAATCTTGTGCTTCACATAATGGTTCTTTTCCGTTATTTTCAAGTATTATATCTTGTTGTTCAGTAAACAAACCACCTTTATGAAACTCATTGGATTCGTCCACAGGAAGTGAATCATAATCTATCTCTCCACTAATAACTCCAGCAACATTTTGATTGGATTCTGGCCAAATAGCATATGGAATAATTGCACCTTCCAATAAAGCATCTATTGTATAGTTAAAATAAGTCCGGTCTCTTTTTGATTCGTCAATCAAAAGTTGACTATAAAGTTTATTCTCTTCTATTTCGTTCATTGTGACTAGACAAGTGTCTAGGATTATACATATTAAGCTGTCGTTGTCAAATAAAAATAAATTGTTGTTTATAATTTGGATATGCTAAAATAAGCCTGTTGTAGGTTTTTAGAATTGAGGCTAAATGGTTCAATCCTAGTAAACTTTTCGACACATATATAAATATTTCTAATGATGATGAAATCATAATTATATCTTCAAAACCTTGCAATAATTTATGTTATAGGGTATATTTATTTAATGGAAAATAAAAATATAGACAGATTTTGTGAAATTTATGATTACGATATGTCAACTCACCCAATTGTAGGTGCAATCTCATTTCGTGAAATCAAAGAAGGGATTATTTATAGAGGAACCATTAATTCTAAGGAGAAACAAATAGATATCGATAGACAAGATTTAGACTTTCTAATAGAGGCTAATTCAAAGAGAAGAAGAAGCATTACAGCTAAAATTCATTTTAATTGGGCTGGAAGAAAAAAAGTGCCTGAAATTGGAAAGGCAAGTTCTGCATTTTTATTCAAATACAATAACAAATTAGTTATTGACTATTTTGTAGAAAATCAATCACATATAAGAGGTTCTTCATCTGTTATGCACAATTATATGAGAGAAAATTTCAACTATTGTAAACAAGAAGTCTCGGATTTAAGATCAGGTCATATTGTACCGTTTAATGTGACTACTAAGGATTGTGGATGGCTGCTTTTATTAGACTGTTTTGACAATGCTAATGTTAGACAAGAATTTTCTAAAATATCAAGTATTATTGACACTCTTTATGGCAATAGAATAATTCCAATTACTTCAAATGGATATTTAATCTCATAGTCGTTACATTAGTTAATAGGTGAGAATAATAAAACTTCTGTTTGTAATTTAGATATGCTAAGATAAGCCTATCTTAGCAAAAAATGTTACGGAGTGTGGCTCAGTTGGTAGAGCGCCGCGTTTGGGACGCGGAGGTCCCCGGTTCGAGCCCGGGCACTCCGACAAAAATAATATGTCTTTAGTTAAATATAGTATGTTTACAGACTCTCCATTTTTTATACTGGATTAGACTTCACTGTATAAAAATATAAATATATGATTAAAGAATTTTTTATTTCTCGACAAACATTAGAAGAAGAAGGTTATTGTGCTCCTGCAACTGTTAAATCAGTTGCTTTAGCCTTTGGTTTTAATAATTACAGCTTAAAAGATATGAAAAAACACATTTCAAATCCTGCATGGGGAACAAAACCTAGTGAAATAGTTGATATGTTTAGTGATATTCTTCCTAAAAACCACATTTTAGCAAAAAGGAATTGGACCTTTAATGAATTGGAAGAAGTTGTAAATTGTTCAGAAAAAGTTGGAGTAATTGTTGATATTACTGATAAGTTAAAGAGATTTTCCAAAACTGATGGAAAATTTGTTTCTGAAGACACTGTTGATGGACATTATGTAATTGTGTCAATGGTTGTTAGTATTAAAGATACAAAATACGCATTAATTATTGATGGCTCAAAGGATGAAATTGTCCAAAAAGGTGACGGCTTAATTCTTACAAACTACGAAAATATTTATTTTGTTGAACAAAGTTTATTTGAAAGTATGTGGAGTGATGAAAATTTTGATGGTTCGGAAAACAAACATTGGGCTTGTGTAGCCGTGCATCCTCATGATAATTCTTTAGTCTTGGAAAAATATTCAAAATAAAGGTAAAATATAGTAGTCGCGGGTATGGTTCAATGGTAGAACAAGAGATTTCCAATCTTTTAATGCGGGTTCGATTCCCGCTACCCGCTCAAAAACACTCAAGATTATTTGGTGGCTGTAGCTCAGTTGGTTCAGAGCGCTTCCCTGTGGAGGAAGAGGTCGGGAGTTCAATTCTCCTCAGCCACCCACAATAAAATAAGAAATTTCTTCATTTAAATAAACATTTTCTATATTTTTTAAATTTTCAACAAAAGGGGTACAATGATATATACAAAATGATAGGAGGTGATTAAAAATGAAAAAATATTTATATATTGTTTTTGCAATTTTTCTACTAGTTGTTTTTACAGGAATTACTCTTGCTAAAAGTGATAAATCAGAAAACTCTGAAGATGAAAATTCTAATAAACCTATTTATGTAGGAAGACAACTCGAAAATACTATTAGGAATACTGAAAGACTACAAGAAAGGTTGCTAGATACTAATAATGAAGATGTTGAAGCAGAGGTTGAAGACATAAAAGATGAACAAGTCGACGCAGATACTGAAATTGATAATTCGCTAAATGACATGAAGGCAAGACCTAGTATTGTTAAATTTATAATGGGACCAGATTACAAAAATGCAGGTCAGGTAAGAAGTCAAATAGTACAATTAAGAAATCAGATAGAAAAATTGACTCGTTTAAAAGATAAATTATCAACAACCAATGTTGCAACTATTGATGAGACTATAGCTTCTTTAAATTCAGATCTTTATGATATTGAATTGAAGCTGTCTGAACAATTAAAAGGATTTAGTCTATTGGGTTGGCTAAGCAAATTATTAGCAAATTTTACAGTTGTAGCTACACCAACTCCAACCGGATCATCTGTTCCAACAGTTGTCCCGTCGCCTTCAGCATCGCCTGAAGCTTCGTCATCACCTGTTCCAACAGAAACGCCTTAGGTTTATATTTTAAATAATTAATAATAATTTATTATTTAAGTAATTTTTGGTGCTTTGAAATTGTCTTTTATAGAGATTAAATATTTTTAATTGGGAAGAAATAACAAAATACTAAAGTTTAATTACTTTCTTATGATGGTATAGAAGGTTGGATGATAAAGGAAAATAGTCGGAACATCTTCAACTAAAAATTTTTGAAAATCAAGGTAAATTTTTCTTCTTGTTTCTTGATCTAACTCAGTTCTCCCATCTTCTAAAAGTTTATCTATTCTTGGATTTTTATAATTTGATATATTTGTTCCAGTTTGAGTTGAATGCCATAAACTATATTGATCAGGATCTTTTGGTATATCAACTGTTGCTAAAAAGGCTTGATAATTAGTAGGGATTGCAGAAACCACCTCAATTTCAGTTGTAATACCTGCTTCTTTCCAATCATTAGCTATAATTTCAGCTGTGGATAATAGATTTGGAAGGGTAGAAAGCTTTATTTGTAAATCCTTTGCTTCTTTTGTCTTTTCAATATCTTTTTGATATTGCTTAACCTGGGGGTTATAACCCCACGAATTAGGTGAGATTGGGCCTATTGCTCTAATTCCCGGAAGGTTTGTTTTATCTATTGCGTAGTTTAATGCTTGTCTTACTGTCTTTTCAGATAATTTCGGGTCTTCGGTATTTAAAAATATTCCAACAAAATTGTCAAAACCTTCAGATTTTTCTAATTTTACAATTTTCCAACTATCAAATGGTTTAGGATCTTGAAGATTTTTAATAATATTAACTTCCCCTAATTTAAAAGCTAATCTTAACCTATCTTCTGTGGGATAAAACTTATAGGTTTTTCTATCACCCTTTTTATTTTGAATTGTTAACTTTTGAACAAAGCCACCGGTTAAAGAAATCTTTTTAACTTTCCATCCACCAGTACCTAATAGGCCCTTTTTAAATATTGGTTTTGAAAGAATTATTGGAAAGGCGGAAAAATTACTGTTTAGATTAAATTTAATTGTTTTTTCATTAGGTTTTTCAATTTTTGCATCTGAAAATTCGTAATTAATATCTGAGCTAACCAATTTTTTACCATCTTGCCATATAATATTATCTTTGATTGTAAATACCCATGTCTTTCCTCCGTCAGGTGTTTCCCAAGATTTTGCCAGATTTGGGGCAACAGTCCCATTATCTTCAATTTTTGTAAGCCCACCTGAAATCAAAATTAATATGTCATCAGGAAGATTGTTTGGTGTAAATCTACCTACAATACCAATTTTTTCATTTGTTGATGCAATTGAAGGCATTAGAATAAAAAGTAAAAGAAAGAAAACAATACCAAATAAAGATCCTATTAAAATAATTGCTTTAAATTTTTTAAAAAAGGCCCCTAGTAGTCTTATTATGTATCTTACGGATAACATTTACTTTTAAAGAAAAAGAGAAACAGCTGATAATATTAGAAATATTGCGGTTACTACAAAAGTTAATTTAAAAACTAACTTTTCTATTCCCCTTCTCGTAAATGAAGATGAATTGGTACTCCTCCCAAATCCAGTACCTCTAACTTGTAGTAAAACAAAAATAATTAAAAATAATGCACTAATTGCTTGAATTATTTGAACAACCTCTTTCATGTCTTTATTTTATCACGAAATGATAATTTGTGCTTACACTATTCTTATTTAATCAACCAATAAATAAAAGAAGAAATTAAAGAATGAAGTAATGAAAATGCCAGGAAAGCTAAGATTCCTGTTAAGGCTATTGTGGGGACATCGAACCATATATTTGAATAACCACCAAAACTAAACCCTATTATTTTAAAGCCAGGTACAATTAAAGTAACAATGTAAAGAACAGCAACAGCTGCTACCCACCTAAAAAGCCCAAAGGTAATAAGATTTATAGGTAGCATTAATATGTTTATAACAGGTTTTGCTATTAAAGAAGCAATTGTTAAGCCAAGTCCGGTTAAAAGTAGTGTTTCAATTCCTTTTTCAAACATCATTCCAGAAGCGATGGAGGAAACTAGAAATATAGAAACTGAATCAATAACAAAATGTCTTAATATTCTTTTCATTACAAATTTAGTTTAGTAGATTTTTCTTAATTAGTAAATGATGGTACCTTCTAGCAAACCTATGAGATTCATTTCTAATTCTTTGTAAAAAATGTAAAGTTAATCCGTTTAATATTAATTTTCTTCCGTCAGAAAAAATTAACCTATCAGGGTTTTTGGCAATTCCGACAATAGGTACATTTATTTTAAATGCCTTAATTTGTAAAAGTCCTCCATCGACAATAATTAAATCTGGTTTTCCCCAATCTTTCAAATGTTTAATTCTTCTTCTTGAAACCTCCTTCATCGAATCAAAATCACTTGAACCATTTTTTTGTCTTACCTTAAAATGCCTGTAATATTCTTTTTCCGCTTCCCCTTTAATGAAAACAACCATTGAGGCTGTAGTATAACTTCCACTTAAATGTGCAATATCAAAACATTCAATTCTATTTAATTTTTTTAAGTTTAGTATTTTCTTTAAACCTTCAATTTCTTTATAATTAATATCTTCTCTAAGGTTTGGATTTTTTAGATATAAATCATCTGAAAGTTTAGGTTGAGTAATATAATCTAGAGCTTTAATCTGATCTCTTACTTGACTTGCCTTTTCAAATTTTTCTTCTTTAGAAAGAGTTATCATTTTTTTCTCAAGGGTTTTTCTTAATATGTTAAATTTTCTTGACAGTATTAGTTTTATATTTTTTATATTATTTTTGTAACTTTTAATTAAAATGTCTTTTTCTTGTTCATTCTTAATTGATTCAACAAAATTAGGACATGGATTACATAAGCCGATATGACTATATAAACAAGGTCTTTTGCCTAGTTTATGTTCTGAAAATGGGAAGATTTTTCTAATTAGTTTTAATATTATTTTTACATTCCCAGATGATGGAAATGGTCCAAAATCACCATCTTTTCTTGAAGTTAAAACTTGTGGGTATTTGCCTTTAGTAATTTTAATGTAAAGAGCATGTTTATCATCTTTCGAAATTACATTAAATTTAGGTTTAAAATTATGTATTAAATTCGATTCCAAAAGCAAAGATTCTAATTCAGAAAAAACCTTTAAGTAAGAAACAGATTCTGATTCATTAACCATTTCATAAGTTTTAGGTCCAAGTTTTAGTGATAAATAACTATTTAATCTATTTTTTAAATTTACAGATTTACCAATATAAATAGGAAAATTTTCCTTCCAGAAGATGTAAATACCAGGAGTTTCAGGAATTTTCTTGAAGGAATTTTTACTTATTTTAATTTTTTTAAGTTTGGAAAGATTCTCCATTTTTTTAATCTAAAGACAATCGTTATTAAAATAATAAGTGAAACTACAAATATAAATAATAAATTATAAATTATAACCTGCTGTTTATTTGTAGACACTGTTATTTCTTGTCCATCGACTTGTAGCATTACTTTATCAGGAGTTTTGGTAGCTAAAAAGGAAAATGGAATATCAATATATGATTTATATATTTGAAATGGTAATAAAATTTCGACTTGATTTTGGTTAGGTACTTCATTTTTATCAAAGAATATTCTTTGTCTTAGACTATAGACAGCAACTGGGCCAGGATTTGTAATATTAATATTTAATCTATTTGGTATTAAAGGAATAAATTTATCCAAACTTGCAATAATTTTTAGTTTTGAATTCCTCTCTTGAGGTAAACTACCAAAAGAGACAAATACATCCTTTTGAGGATTTGAACCCAACTTATATGAACCAGCAGCATATGGAATACTATCATTTTTACCATGTATAACAAATGTAAAATGTCTTAAATCAAGTTTATTAAAGTAATCTACGCCACCAGTAGTTGATCCCCATGTTGGGTCAACTGGTATCCAAGCTTCAGATTTAAAGTTATAGTACTCTGGCCAAGCATGTAAAACATCGTTAACCAATGAAAGAGGTTGAATCTCAGGATTTTCTGTATATGCATATCCATCAATTTCTCTTGCTGGAATCCCTGCAGCTCTGGCAATTGCTATAAAAAGATCAGTAAATTCCATGCAAATAGCTGAATTTGGATTTTCTAAGGCTTTCACTGCGCCTAATCTTTCTACATTTGCCTTTACCCTTGAATAATCATATTTTAATTTTGTTGATACAAAATCATATATTTTTCTTGGGGTATTATAAGTTTTGGCTAAATTAACAATTTCAGGATTAGTTGTTTGCCAAAAGAAAGTTTCTATTAAATTTTCATTTAATGAATCTTCAGTAGGTTTAGGATATGACCTTATTGATGCGAAGATTTGAACTTGTCCTGAAGCAACCACATCTAATCTCTGACGAGAAGATAATTTATATTTTGCAATCCAATTACCATCACTATCTACCTGCATACTAGTAGGTTTAGGATTAATATTTTGATAATAAATTTTTTGGAATGCAGTATCTGGAGGTAAACTAATTTCTGTTGTAGACTCTTTTGAAAGAGGATTTTCAAGGTGATAATTTAGTGTAAATGAAAATACTTGAAATTGGCCAAATCCAGCTGTTATACCTGTCTTTTCTATATCTTCCTTAAAAAATAAGTAATTAAAGTAACTATTAGAAATATTCTTCTCTCTAAAATTTGGTGAAATATATGCTTCCTGACCAAAACTTTCTGGGATAAGTAATTTTAATGAATAATTATTAAAATTAGCATTTTCTGATAGTCTCGGAATTGAAATTTCCCAAACTTCTCCTGTCTTAACTGCGAACGAACTTTCTTCAAAGTTTAACCAAAAGGTTCTTAATGCTCCTTTACCTACTAGAGAGTCATTAAATTTAATCTCTATCGTTGTTGCTGTATCATTTTTCGCAGAAGATACATTTAAAGGACCTTTTTCATCGTAACCTCTAATATTTTGTGGGTTAATACCATTTAATACAATTGAGTATGTTGTTGCATAAATATTGGAAAATAAATTTGTTAAAGTTATTTTATTTGAAACTTCTGTAATCCCATTTTCTTTTACTTTATATGTTGCTTCTAGATTTGTAGCAAATTCACCTTCAGCTAATACTTTTGAAATAAATGGTTTTGAAAAAGATATGGCTAATAGAAAAAATGTTAAAATTAAAAATATAATCTTCTTCATTTGTTTTATTGTAGCAAATACTTACCTGTTACAGAATTTTTATTTTTTGAAATATCCTTAGGTGATCCTACAGCAATTATTTCACCCCCACTATCTCCTCCTCCAGGACCTAAATCAATAACCCAATCACTATTTTTAATTACATCTAAGTTATGCTCTATTACGCAAACGGTATTTCCCTTAGATACAAGTAGTTTTAAAACTTTTAACAATTTTTCAACATCCGCAAAATGAAGCCCTGTTGTAGGTTCGTCTAAAATATAAAATGTTTTTCCAGTTTGTCGTTTTGAAAGTTCTGTAGCAAGTTTAACCCTTTGTGCCTCTCCACCTGACAATGTTGTTGCAGGTTGTCCTAACTGCATGTAGCCTAATCCGACATCTTGCAAAGTTACTAATTTTTCATATATTTTAGGATGTGATCCAAAAAAATCTAATGCGTCAGTTATGGTTAAATCCAAAACTTCTGCTATATTTTTACCCTTATAGTTAACTTCTAAAGTTTGCGAGTTATAGCGTTTTCCTTTACAAACCTCGCAAGCTATCCAAATGTCTGGCATAAATTGCATCTCAATCTTTGTTTGCCCTTGACCTTCACAGGCTTCACATCTACCTCCCTTTAAATTAAATGAAAATTGACCCTTTTTAAATCCTAATACCTTTGACTCTTTTGTTAATGAAAAAACATCTCTTATTGGATCAAAAAGACCTGTATATGTTGCTGGATTACTTCTAGGAGTTCTTCCAATTGGTGATTGATCAATTAAAATTGCCTTATCTATAAAATCTAGTCCCTCAATTTTTTTATAACTTCCCACATCTCCTCTAAAAAAAGGGTTTAATTCTCTTTGAAGTGCTGGAAATAGAGTTTCTACAAGCAGAGTTGATTTACCAGATCCTGACACACCTGTAATGCATATAAACTTTCCTAAAGGAAATTCAGCATTTATAGATTTTAGATTAAATTGATTTGCACCAAATATTTTAAGATTATTATTTACTGGTAATAAACTAGAATTAACTAAGTTTTGTATATTTATTTTTTTTCTACCAGAAAGATAAGCACCTGTAATTGATTTTTTATTTTTCATAATTTCAACAGGTGTGCCGTGAGCTACTATTTGACCTCCTAGTTTTCCTGCCCCTGGACCAAAATCCACCAAATAGTCTGCGTTCTTCATCATTTCTTGATCATGTTCTACAACTACAACAGTATTTCCTAAGTCCCTTAATGCTTTAAGTGTATCTATTAATTTACGATTATCTTTTTGATGTAATCCAATAGTTGGTTCATCAAGTACATATAAAACGCCAGTTAGACCAGATCCTATCTGACTTGCGAGTCTTATTCTTTGTGCCTCTCCACCTGATAAAGTTCCAGCTACTCTATCAAGAGTTAAATATTCTAAGCCTACTGAAATTAAAAATGTTAATCTAATTTCTATTTCTTTTAAAATAAGTTTTGCAATCTCTTTCTCTCTTGAATTTAAAATTAAATTTAAATTCTTTGTCCAATTAACCATTTGAACAATTGATTTTTTAGTAACATTTGATATTGATTCTTCATTAATTGTTATTCCAAGACTTTCTTTTTTAAGCCTTGCTCCTAAACAGGATTCACATAATCTTTCTCTCATATATTTTTCAAACTCTCCTTTTATATATTCAGAGTCAGTTTCTTTGTACCTTCTCTCAATGTTTCCTACAATTCCTTCATACTTTTGCCAAATTTTGGTAGGCCTTCCCCATCTATTATTTCCTTCGACCTGGTAGTCAATATTTCCTGTGCCGTAAAGAAGAATTTGAATTTGATCTTTTGTTAATTTTGCAATAGGGATGTGAGTATTTATATCAAATTTAAAACACATAGAAACAACGGTCTTTGCATACCATGTTTCATGCTCAAACATTGTCGAAAATGGCAAAATTCCTCCCTCCATAATTGATAGTTCCGGAGAAAAAACTAAACTAGGTTCAACTTTTAGTAGTTTTCCTAACCCTGTACAAGTAGGACATGCTCCATGAGGAGAATTAAAAGAAAAATTTCTAGGTTCAATTTCAGGTAATGAAATATTGTCTTTAGGACAAGAAAACTTCTCAGAAAAAAGATTGTCTTCAAACTTTTTTGGATAATCAGGAATTGAAAATCCAGAATCTTTAATTTGAGATAATATTAAATATCCATCTGCTAAGTTTAAAGATTGTGAAAATGAGTCGAAAAGTCTTGATCTTAATTCAAAAGAAGTTCCCGTAATTTTATCAACAACTACATCGATTGAATGTTTATTAGTCTTGATAAGTACAAAATCATCACTTAAATCTTTTATAAATCCATCAACTCTTACCTTTGTATATCCTTTCGCTTTTAAATTATCAAAAAGCGCTGAAAATTCTCCTTTTCTGTCTTTAACAACTGGTGCTAAAACATAAAACCAACCCTTTTTATCTTTCTTTGTCACATTACTAATTATTTGTATTGATTTATCAACAATTTCTTCCAAAGTTTGCTGAGATATTTCAGAGCCACATAAAGGACAATGTGGGTGACCAACTCTTGCAAATAGTAATCTTAAATAATCATATACTTCAGTTACAGTTCCAACTGTGGAACGTGGATTTCTAGATGTTGTTTTTTGGTCAATTGATATTGCTGGAGAAAGACCAGTAATTGAATCAACATCGGGTTTATCCATAATACCTAAAAATTGTCTAGCATAAGTTGATAAACTTTCTACATAGCGTCTCTGACCTTCTGCATATAAAGTATCAAATGCAAAAGAACTTTTTCCTGATCCTGAAACTCCTGTCAAAACAGTTAATTTGTCTTTATGAATATCAAGATCTACATTTTTTAAATTATGTTGTCTTGCACCGCGAACTTTAATTAAATTATCCATTTTTATTTCTAAGTTTTATTTAATCAACTAAAACTTCCTCTGCTAACGCAAAGGATGTTACAATTATACATCATGAATTTAATTCAGACACTTATCCTTTCTATTGTCGAAGGTATAACTGAATTTTTACCAATTTCTTCAACAGGGCATTTAATTTTATTCTCAAATTTATTAAAAATTACGCAAACTGAATTCATTAAGTCTTTTGAAATTATTATTCAATTGGGCGCAATTTTGGCGGTTGTCGTAATTTATTTTAAAAAATTAATAATTAACTTTAATTTTGATCTTTGGAAAAAAATAATAATTGCATTCATTCCATCAATAGTTTTTGGTCTAGTTTTCTATAAATTAATTAAGGGTTATTTAATTGGAAATTCTATAGTTGTTATCTTAAGTTTATTAACAGGAGGTGTAATAATGATTCTTTTTGAAAGATTCTATGAACAAAAAAATCAAAAATTTTATAAACCTAAAGATAAAGTATTAACTAATAGAGATTATTTAGTAATAGGTTTTTTCCAAGTTTTTTCAATGATTCCTGGTGTATCCAGAGCTTTTACGACTATCTTCGGAGGAATGCTTCTAGGAATGAAAAGAAAAGATGCTACTGAATTTTCATTTTTCTTAGCAATTCCTACGATGTTTGCTGCATCAACATTGGATTTATTAAAAACTGATTTATCAATTTGGACCAATACAAATTATTTAGTACTAGGCATTGGTTTTATGGGAAGTTTTATAACTGCATATTTAACAATTAAATTTTTAATCAAATTTGTTCAAAACCATAATTTTGTTAATTTTGGAATTTATAGGATAATTATTTCAATAATATTTGCAATTCTAGTATTGAAAGTGTAATATCCCAGTCATGAACAACATAGAATTAGGATTACCTATACCAAATGAGTTAATTGGTGCTTATCAATGCTCTGTCAGTGACGTAGACTCAAAACCTAATAGAATTTTAGTTATTAATAGTTTTTCAACTATACAAACTGCCTTAATTAACGCAAGAAGAATAGAAGCTTACTGTAAGGAGACATATCCAGGAAAATGTAACTCAAATTGTCCAATCTCTCAGAAAATTGAAGAATTGACAAATTTAAATTTAACAACTCAAGCTTCAATTATTGGACCAATAATTAGGAAATTTAGATCCTCAATTAAGTAATTTTATTTTATCTCTGATTTCAGCTGCTAATTCAAAATTAAGTTCTTTAGCTACCAATAACATTTCCTTTTTAAGATTTGTAATTAATCTTTTTTTATCCATTGGAGTTAGTCCATTAATATCAATCTCTGGTAATTTTGCGTAAGTGTTGGCTCCATATCCTAGTGCTTTTTCTGTCTCACTTTCACCCTCCTTTTCTATTAATTTTTCTCTAAAAGGTTTTTCTATTGATTTAGGAGTGATATGATATTTTTTATTCATTTTAAGTTGATACTGCCTGCGTCTCCTGACCTCACTTAAGGCTTTTTCTATAGATCCTGTGACACGATCCGCATACATAATAACTCTTCCCTTTACATGTCTTGCAGCTCTTCCCATTGTTTGAATTAAAGAAGTTTTACTTCTTAAAAATCCTTCTTTGTCAGCATCTAAAATAGCAACAAGTCCTACCTCAGGAAGGTCAAGACCTTCTCTCAAAAGGTTAATTCCTACTAACACGTCGTATTTCCCTCTTCTTAAATTATCTAAAATATCTGTTCTATCTAATGTATCTACATCAGAATGAAGATATTGGACTTTTAAGCCTTGTTCATTTAAATATGCAGATAAATCTTCAGCTGTCTTTTTGGTTAATGTGGTTACCAATACCCTTCTTTTATCTTTTATCTCTTTTTTAATTTCTTCTATAACATCCTTAATTTGATTTGTGGTGGGTTTTATTTCTACCTCAGGATCAGGAATTCCAGTAGGTCTTAATAATTGTTCAATAATATGACCTTGGGATAAACTTAACTCCCATTCATCAGGAGTTGCTGAAAGTGCAATAAAATTAGGAATTCTTCTTAGAAATTCATCAAATTTTAAAGGTCTATTATCAAGTGCAGAGGGAAGTCTAAAACCATAGTTAATTAAAGTGGATTTTCTAGAAAAATCTCCTGCAAACATTCCCCTTATTTGTGGAAAAGTAATGTGACTTTCATCAACTATTACTAGCCAATCATCATCCACTGATTTACTAAAATAATTTAGTAATGAATATGGAGCGTCACCTTCACATCTTCCGTCAAAGTATCTTGAATAGTTTTCAATGCCTTTTACATACCCAACTTCTTTAATCATTTCAAGGTCATAATTAACTCTTTGGAAAATTCTTTGAGCTTCTAAAAGTTTTCCTTTTTCTTTTAAATATTTAACTTGTTTATCCAAATCCTTTTTAATATCATTGAACGCTTCCTTGTGAATTGTAGGATCGGTTATAAAATGTTTTGCTGGATAAAGAGCAAAAGAGGAACTAATTTTTTCTATTAATTCACCGCTTACAGGATTAATTGTATTTATAGATTTAATTAAATCATTTTCTATTTCAATTCTTACTGCATTTTCGGTATAGGCAGGATAAATATCAATTTTATCTCCCCTGACTCTAAAAGTACCCCTATGGAATCCAAATTCACTTCTTTCGTACTGAAGATCAATTAATCTATCGATTGTTTGGTTTCTATCTATTTTCATTCCTTTAATCATTTCAAAAACAAATTTAGAGTATTCAATAGGTGAACCAATGTTATAAATACAAGAAACTGAAGCTACAACGATTGTATCCTTTCTTGTTAAAAGATTTGTAGTTGCTGCTAATCTTAATTTATCAATTAAATCATTAATTGCAGAATCTTTTTCGATGTATGTATCAGTTGATGGAATATAGCTTTCTGGTTGGTAATAATCATAGTATGAAACAAAATAACTAACGGCATTTTTTGGAAACAAATCTCTCATTTCTTGGTAAAGCTGAGCTGCGAGTGTTTTATTATGAGAAATAATTAGTGTTGGTTTTTGTAATTTTTCAATAACATTTGCAACAGTAAAAGTTTTACCACTTCCAGTTACACCTAAAAGTGTTTGATATTTTACATTTTTAGAAATATTTTTTACTAAATCATTAACTGCTTTTTCTTGTTCAGGAATAGTTTTGTAGTTTGATTTTAATTTAAATTTCATAGTATATATTGTATCAAAAAGATGTAGTTGACGTATTCGGGTAATATATGTAAATTATTAGTTACCACTATGGCACCAATAATTTACAAGAGACAAGGACAAATTTTAGATTTTATTTCCCAACAAATTGAAAGTACTGGTTTTGCCCCAACATTAAGACAAATTGCAGACGCAATAGGAGTTAGGTCACTTGCCACAGTTCATGAACATGTTGCAAGTTTAATTGAAAAAGGTCTTTTAAAAAGAACTTCAGGAAGATTAAGAAAGATGGAGCTTTCAGCTCCCGTTAGTTTCAATAACGAAGGAATGACTGTTCCAATATTAGGTTTCATTGCAGCAGGTCAACCAATAGAACCTTTCACAGATCCAAATGCACATATGTCAATTCCTCCAAACTTTACAAATAGACAAAAAAGAGTATATGTTTTGCAAGTTAGAGGTGAATCAATGATTGAAGATCATATTTCAGATGGAGATTATGTTATTTGTGAACAAGTTGAGACTGCTAATAACGGCGAAATTGTAGTTGCCCTTCTTAATAATGGCATGGCTACTTTAAAAAGATACTTTAAGGAGGCAACTAGGATTAGACTTGAGCCCGCTAATGTTAAAATGCAACCTATCTTTGTTAAAAATGTAACTATTCAAGGTAGAGTAGTAGGACTTATTAGAAGATACGGAAGAATTTAAATTTAATTTAAAAATTTGTTTTAATTAATTTTTTTAAAAAGCTTCAAGTAAATTTCTTCCAGTCATTTGAGTAGGTATAGAAATTCCTAATAATGACAAAACAGTTGGTGCAACATCTGCTAGTATCCCACTAGGTAGAAGATCACCCCTCCCCATAAATTCTTTGGTAACCATTATTAGAGGAACAGGATTGGAACTATGCTCAGTTTCTATTTGTCCAGATTGGCTGTCAATCATTTCTTCAACGTTTCCATGATCTGCAGTTATAATTAATACTCCATCGTAGGCTAGAGTAAAGTTTGCAAGTCTTGCCACGCACTCATCTGTAATTTCACATGCTTTAACAGCAGCTCCAATGTTGCCAGTATGGCCAACCATATCAGGATTTGCATAATTTATCAAAATAAACTTAAAATCTGACGAATTTTTAAGCTTTTTTAAGACTTCATCTGTTAAAGTAATTGCACTCATTTCAGGCTTTAAATCGTAAGTTGCAACCTTTGGAGAAGGAATTATCAATCTTTCTTCTAAATCAAATGCAATTTCTTGCTGACCATTAAAATAAAATGTTACAAATCTTTCTTTTTCGCTTTCGGATACTCTTAATTGTTTATAACCATTTTCAGATATAACACGCCCCAATGGCATATCTACTGTTTCTGGAGTAAATGCAACTTGAGCACCTTCATCCATTAATACCTTTTCATATTGAGTCATGGTTGCAAAATAAAGATTGGTTAATTTAGGACCTCTTAAAAAAGGCATTTCCTCTTTAGTTGGTAAACTTACTAGATGAGATTTTTTGTATTTAACTAAAAATGGATCGAAAGACCAATGTTTTCCTGCTTTACTAAAATCATTAAAAACAAAAGATCTTGAGAGTTGTCTTGGCCTATCTATTCTGAAATTAAAAAAAATTACAGCATCATTATTAGTAATTTTAGTTAAAGGAGCACCTTTTTCATCACAAATTAAGGAAGGTTCAATAAATTCATCAGTTTTTCCATTTAAATAAGAAGCATCGATTGCTTCTTCAGGTGTTTTTACTAAATTACCTTCATCATTAGTTAATGCTAAATATGCTTTGGCAGTTCTTTCCCATCTAAAATCCCTATCCATTGCCCAATAGCGACCCATTATAGAAGCTATGGTTCCAACATTTTCTCTTTTAGTAATTTCTCTAATTTTATCTATATATATTTTTGCAGCTGTTGGAGGAGAATCTCTTCCGTCAGTAAATAGATGCAAGAAGACTTTATTGAATTTATTTCTAGAACAAAGTTGAATTAAAGCAATTAAATGTTCCAAGTTTGAATGTACTCCTCCGGCACCAATAAGCCCCATCAAATGAAGGTTTGTATTATATTTTTTAGCATGTTCTATTGCACCTAATAAAACTTTATTTGTAAAAAAAGCACCATCAGCTATAGACATATTAATTCTAGCCAAATCTTGATAAACAATTCTACCAGCCCCTAAATTAAGGTGTCCTGTTTCAGTATTACCATCTTCACCGTGGGGAAGACCCACTGCGTCACCTGAAGCTTGTAGTTGAGTGTGAGGATATCCTGCAGTATATCTATTGATATTTACACAGTTAGCAAGAGAAATTGCATTACCAGGAGAAGGAGCGGAAATTCCCCAACCATCAAGTATTGTAAGAATTACAAATTTTGGATTTGCATTTAGTTTCATTTATTTTTCTTGAAGTATTCAAGTTCTATTTCAATAGCTGAAAGTCTATTATATTTTGCTACTCTTTCTCCTCTTGCTGGAGCTCCAAATTTTGCATAATCAGAGGCGATTCCGACAGAAAAGTCAGCAATAAATGTATCATTTGTTTCTCCTGATCTATGAGAAGTAATTATTTTAAAGTTAGCTTCTCTGGCAATTTTTACTACTTGTAATGTTTCAGTAACTGTCCCGATTTGATTAGGTTTAATAATAGCAGCATTACACGCTTTTTCATCTATTGCTTTTTGTAATCTCTTTGGATTTGTAACTAATAAATCATCGCCAGCAATTAGACAAGTATCAGAAAGGGCTGCATAGAATTTTTTCCAACTTCCCCAAGCATCTTCTTGAAAAGCATCTTCTAAGATAGCAAGTTTATATGTTCCTATCAATTCTTTGTAATAATCTAATAA